>OCGL01000004.1_pt1 | contig 17264 bp, 18 predicted proteins | sample 1480181 | NCBI WGS metagenome assembly OCGL01 (sample SAMN02324088, study PRJEB22366) | soil metagenome | biome: mixedwood plains | place: Canada | collected 2009-09 | reverse complement strand
ACCCTGCCGCTTACCGGATACCTGTCCGCCTTTCTCCCTTCGGGAAGCGTGGCGCTTTTCCGCTGCATAACCCTGCTTCGGGGTCATTATAGCGATTTTTTCGGTATATCCATCCTTTTTCGCACGATATACAGGATTTTGCCAAAGGGTTCGTGTAGACTTTCCTTGGTGTATCCAACGGCGTCAGCCGGGCAGGATAGGTGAAGTAGGCCCACCCGCGAGCGGGTGTTCCTTCTTCACTGTCCCTTATTCGCACCTGGCGGTGCTCAACGGGAATCCTGCTCTGCGAGGCTGGCCGGCTACCGCCGGCGTAACAGATGAGGGCAAGCGGATGGCTGATGAAACCAAGCCAACCAGGAAGGGCAGCCCACCTATCAAGGTGTACTGCCTTCCAGACGAACGAAGAGCGATTGAGGAAAAGGCGGCGGCGGCCGGCATGAGCCTGTCGGCCTACCTGCTGGCCGTCGGCCAGGGCTACAAAATCACGGGCGTCGTGGACTATGAGCACGTCCGCGAGCTGGCCCGCATCAATGGCGACCTGGGCCGCCTGGGCGGCCTGCTGAAACTCTGGCTCACCGACGACCCGCGCACGGCGCGGTTCGGTGATGCCACGATCCTCGCCCTGCTGGCGAAGATCGAAGAGAAGCAGGACGAGCTTGGCAAGGTCATGATGGGCGTGGTCCGCCCGAGGGCAGAGCCATGACTTTTTTAGCCGCTAAAACGGCCGGGGGGTGCGCGTGATTGCCAAGCACGTCCCCATGCGCTCCATCAAGAAGAGCGACTTCGCGGAGCTGGTGAAGTACATCACCGACGAGCAAGGCAAGACCGAGCGCCCAATACGCAAACCGCCTCTCCCCGCGCGTTGGCCGATTCATTAATGCAGCTGGCACGACAGGTTTCCCGACTGGAAAGCGGGCAGTGAGCGCAACGCAATTAATGTGAGTTAGCTCACTCATTAGGCACCCCAGGCTTTACACTTTATGCTTCCGGCTCGTATGTTGTGTGGAATTGTGAGCGGATAACAATTTCACACAGGAAACAGCTATGACCATGATTACGCCAAGCTTCAAATAATGATTTTATTTTGACTGATAGTGACCTGTTCGTTGCAACAAATTGATAAGCAATGCTTTCTTATAATGCCAACTTTGTACAAGAAAGCTGGGTCACCCGCATCGATCTCGCGACGTTCGAGGGCCGCCAGCAGCCCTGCCGCATCGTAGTCGAACTCGCGCAACTCCAGCGGCGCCTTGAGGTCGGCCGCAATCCGCTTCCACAGCTCGATGCTCAAGCCGCTCCACTGGCCGTCGTCGCCGCGCAGGACAAACGGCGGCTCGCGCATCGTGCCGACGACGATCCGTTTGGCCTCGACGCTCTCTGCCCCTCCTTGCGCGTGCGCGCCCGCTGCCCAAAGGACGACAGCAATTGTGAGCAGGATGCCGGCAACCAGACCACGGATGCCGGCGACGTGTCTCATTCGCTGCCCTGCGCAACGCCGACGTAACCTGCCTTGCGGATCAACTCGCGGCCACGGTCGCTCGCGCAGAAGTCGACAAACGCGCGTGCCGTGCCGGTTGTCCGTTGCGGCACAACAAGGAACAGTGTTCGCGACAGTGGGTAGCGGCCCGATCGGACGGCGTCGGCGTCAGGCTCGGACGGTGCCGCCTTCGCGTCCGCATTCAACGCCAGTGCCTTGACCGAGATCGAAGCGCGCAGCGCCCCAAGGCTTGTGTAGCCGATGGCACCGGTCCGCAATCCAACCTGCGTCGCGATCGCTTCGTTCGACGGCAGGGCTGTCACGATCTTTGCATACGCCTCACCGCCGAGGACACGCTCCTCGAACAGTGATGCCGTCCCCGATCCGGATGCGCGGACGAACAGGGTGATCTCTTCGTCGGCGCCACCGAGTTCGCGCCAGTTGCGGATTCGTCCGGCAAACACCGCCTTGAGCTGATCGAGATCAAGCGAGGCAAGCTGGTTTGCGCGATTGACGATGACGGTGAGCCCGTCGCGCGCGAGCGGAACTGCAGTCAGCTCGATACCCTTCGATGCCGCGTAGTCACGCTCGCGTTGCGACAGTTCGCGCGACACCATGCCGACCTCGGCAATGCCGTGGAGCAGTGCCGCCACGCCGTCGCCGGAGCCGCCACCCTTCACGACGACGTCCGCCTTCGGGTTCAGGCTCATGAACGCCTCGGCGCAGGCCGAGACCAACGACCGCAGTGTCTCAGAGCCGGCAACCTGCACCGATCCCGTGACGCCCGGTTGCGGGCGCACGAAGTACAGGAGCGCAATGAGCACCAGGAGCGAACCGAAGCCGATGAGGCTCGAGAGCCCGAAGGTGCGTGATGCGTGCGAGACCATGTCCGGGCAGGCTTCCTGGGACCGCCAGCCTCGACGGCCGGGAGGTCGCAGGCCGGCGGCTTGCGTCCCTCCCGTCGACGAAGATTTGGCCTACGCCGGAGCCGGCGCCGCCGCTCCCGGGCCTTCAAGCACCGACGTCTTGCTCGCCTCGGCGGCGGGAAGCACGCGCGGCACCGAACGACGTTCCGCATCGATCCGGTCGATCAGATAGAACGCACGCTCTGCGCTGCCGAGGATCGCCAGGATCGCGCCGCGGTCTTCCGCGGGAAGCTCCTGCCCCAGCTTCAGGCAGCGCTCGCGCAAGGCCGCAAGCTTCGGCAAGCGCTCATCGATGTTCGCGGCGGGTTTGGAGGCGTGTCCCGCGGACGTGATCGACTGCAGCGCACCTTCGAGCTCGTCGAGGATGCTGTCGACGACCTGACGGCCCGGAGCAGAGAAGGTCTGCCGCTCGACACGCCGCGCGACCTGATAGAGCGTCTCGCCGAGGCTGGCCGTGAAGTCTTCCTCCTCGATCATGCTCGCGACGACATCGGCGCGCGCATAGGTCAGGTTCGGCGCGAAGAGAACCGACGTGTAATTGCGGATCTCGCGGCTCAAAACATCGAGCGCGCCCGCGTGCTCCTCGACGTCGTCCGGTGCGTCGGGCTTGCCGCGGGCGATATCCATGAACTTTGCCGCCGCTTCCACATAGCGCTTGGTCTCGTTGTGGATGGCCGGCAGGGCCTGCGCCGGATCGCCCGCGACCCTCGGGTCGAGGAACCGCGGCTGCGAGTAGTCCTCCACGTCCTCGGCCGACGTATGGCCGACCCGCGAGAGCACGCGCTCGAACACGCCGACGAACGGGAACAGAAGCGCCGTGTTGAAGATATTGAAGAATGTGGAATAGAGACCCACCGCGACCGGAACGAGCGGGAAGGTCTCCTTGCCGTTGACGACCACGGGCACGCCGGGATCGCCGCCGAAGTAGCCCATCACCCAGGTCAGCACCACCATCGACGGGAAGAACAGCGGCACCATCACGCACACGCCGATGATGTTAAAGGATATGTGCGCGTAGGCCGCCCGTTTCGCGTTCTTCGACAGGTTCAGGGAGGCCATCCACGAGGTGATCGTGGTCCCGAGATCGGCACCGAGCGAGAACGCCACGGCCGTGGTCCAGTCGAGCACGCCGGCGGCGCCGAGACCCATGACGATGCCGATCGTCGCTGACGACGAGTGGATCATCGCGGTGACGGATGCGGCGATCAGGATGCAGTAGATCAGGCTGAGGAAGTTGTCGGCCTTCAGCGCCGAAAGAACCGACATCACCTCCGGCATGTTGCGCAGAGGGCGCAGACCGCCGGTCATCAGGTTCAGGCCATAGAAGATCAGCGCGAAGCCCATGCAGGCGAGCGCGATATTGCGGGTCTTCTCGCTCTTGGCGAAACAGTAGACCAGCGCGAATATGCCCGCCAGGATCAGCCCCAGTGGCCCGAGCGGCAGCGCGATCAAGCCATTGCCGAGCGTGGTGCCGATGTTGGCGCCCATGATGACGCTGATGGCGGGACGCAAGCCCATGACGCCGGCGTTGACCAGCCCGACCACCATGACCGTCATGGCCGTCGACGACTGGATGACACCGGTGATCGCAGTGCCGGCAATCACGCCCTTGATCGGCGTACCGGCGATCTTGGCGAGCAACGCGCGCATCTTGTTGACTGCGAGCGCCTGGATGCCGTTGCTCATGAACTCGAGGCCGAGCATGAATATGCCCAGCCCGCCGATCACCGGCACGAGGATGTCCCTGAAAATATCCGACTGCATAACCCCACCCTTTGTTGATGGCGGGAATGTAGTCGGCGCTCCGTGACAGGCACACGACAGGCGCCCCTGGACGAACACCACGATCGACCCGGGCGGCCCGTCCGTTCGCGATAGACTCGCTCTAAATCGCCGCGCGATGCCGGGACCGTGCCTGAGATTCAGGCACGCTGCGGAATGGCGGCAGCTACCACTCCTTGCGCAGAAGCGCGGAGGCTCCCTTCTTCGCGTAGCCGAGCCGCTCATAGAAACGGTGTGCACGGTCGCGATCGACGCGACTGTAGAGCGCGACCGATGTGCAGCCCTTCTCGCGCGCCCAGGCTTCGGCCACCTGCATCAGCGCCTCGCCGATCCCCTTCGAGCGCTGCTCGGCCTCAGTCACCAACGCCTGCACGATCACCTCTGGCGGCTTGTCCAGCGCCGGACGAAAGAAGGCATGCAGCACGCCCGCCACACGGCCGCCATCATCGTAAACCCAAACGCGATGATCGACTTGCGCGAGCACGGCCGTCAGCCTTCGCGCGAGCTCGGCCTCCGGCATCTCGTAACCAAGCTGACCGATCAGCGCCGTGGCGGCCGCAATGTCGGATTCGGCAATTGTCCGGACGGCCATGTTGCAATAACCCTCAGCCCTCATCTTCCGCGCAACTAACACGGACGCGCCTGAACCGACATGGCCTCGACCAAGCAGCCCCCTGCCCCGCCCGCACCGCGGCTCTATCTTGCGACGCCACCCGTCGCAGACGCTGCAGCGCTGGCGCCACAGCTGGCGGCACTGCTCGCATCCGCCGACGTCGCCGCGGTGCTGGTGCGGCTGGTGCCGGGCGACGACCGCAGCAGCATCAATCGCATCAAGGCGCTGGCGGCCACGATCCAGGACGCCGGCGCGGCCCTGCTGCTCGACGGCCATGTCGAGATCGTCGCGCGTGCCGGTGCGGACGGCGCGCATGTGAGCGGGACCGAAGCGATGCTGGCCGCGCTGGAACAGTTGAAGCCGGATCGCATCGTGGGCGCCGGCGGGCTGCATTCACGCCACGATTCGATGGTTGCTGGCGAAGCCGGAGCCGATTACCTGCTGTTCGGCGAGGTAGACGCGGACGGCGACAGGCCCTCGACCGAGGCGATCGCCGAGCGGCTCGAATGGTGGGCAGAGGTGTTCGAAACGCCCTGTGTCGGCTATGCACAAACCGCGGATGAGGCGGAGCTGTTCGCGGCTGCGGGCGCTGAATTCATCATGATTGACGATGCCGTCTGGTCGGACGCGCGCGGGCCGCAGGCTGCGCTGTCAGATGTGGTAAAACGGCTGGAACAAGGTTATGCGGCCAGCCTGCAAAAGGCGGCCGCAAAGCACGGGTGATGCGAACGCAATGACGGTGAAGGCACGGCTAGCTGCAGGGCTCTTGCGCGCTGTGGTGATGGCCGCAATCTCGCTGCCGGCGACCACGGCCTACGCGCAGCTGCAGCTGACGCCGCAACCGCAATCGCCGCCGGCGAAGAAATCCGACAGCGGCGTCCAGAAGCGCCAGGACGCGAAGAAGAAGGCCGCGCCGAAGAAGGACACGCAAAAGTCCACCGACAGCCAGAAAGCCGCGAAGGACGCAAGCAAGACCGAGCCGCAGCCACTCTCCGACAACCCCAATGTGGATCTCGCCTTCGGCGCCTATCAGCGCGGCAGGTACCGCGAAGCGTTCGAGATCGCCAGCCGCCGCGCGCAGGAGCTCGGCGATCAGAAGGCGATGACGCTGCTCGGCGAGCTCTACGCCAACGGCCAGGGCATCAAACGCGACGACGCCAAAGCCGCCGAATGGTACAAGCAGGCGGCCGATCGCGGCGACCGCGAGGCGACGTTTGGGCTGGCAATGCTGCGGATGGCCGGGCGTGGCGGGCCTGCCAACAAGGAAGAAGCCGCGAAGCTGCTCGCATTTGCTGCACGGCTCGGCAGCGCGCGCGCCGCGTATAATCTCGCGCTGCTGAACATCGAAGGACAAGTCTTTCCGCAGAACCTTTCGCGCGCGGCGGAGCTGTTCCGGCAGGCGGCGGATGCGGGGAACCCGGAAGCGCAGTATGCGCTGGCGACGTTCTACAAGGAGGGCCGCGGCGTCGAGAAGAATCCGGTCGAGGCCGCGCGGCTGTTGAAGGCCGCAGCACTCGCCAACAATCTCGACGCGCAGGTGGAGTACGCGATCGCCCTGTTCAACGGCTCCGGCACGCCGAAGGACGAGGCCGCAGCGGTCGCGCTGTTGTGGAAGGCCGCACGGCGCGGCAGCCCGATCGCGCAAAACCGCCTCGCCCGCGTGCTGGCATCGGGCATCGGCGCGCCGAAGGATATGACCGAAGCGCTGAAGTGGCACCTGATCGCCAAATCCGGCGGCAACGGCGATCCGATGCTGGACGAGATGCTGGCGCCGCTCAGCGCCGAAAGCCGCGCAAAGGCCGAGGACGGCGCGAGGCGCTGGTTCGGCGGCAGAGCCGCGGTTCAAAGTCCGCCACCTGCGCCGGCTCTGACGCCGGCGCCGGCCACGCGCCCTTGACGCAACGCCCATCTCCGGGCAGACCGCAGCCACCTTCAAAACCCCCGAGCGAAGCTGATGCTGCATTCCGCCCTCCTCAACGTCATGGTCAAAGCTGCGCGCCGCGCCGGCCGCGGCCTGAAGCGCGACCTCGGCGAGATCGAGAATCTGCAGGTATCGCTGAAGGGCCCTGCGAACTTCGTCTCGCTGGCCGACAAGCGCGCCGAAGAGACGCTCTATGATGAGCTGACGAAGGCGCGCCCCGGCTACGGTTTTATCGGCGAGGAAGGCGGCACGCGCGAAGGCACCGACAAGGCGAATGTATGGATCGTCGATCCGCTCGACGGCACGACGAACTTCCTGCACGGCATTCCGCATTTCGCCGTGTCGATCGGGCTGCAGCGCGAGGGCGTGCTGATCGCGGGCCTCGTCTACAATCCGGCCAATGACGACCTGTTCCTCGCCGAAAAGGGCAAGGGCGCCTACCTCAACGATCAACGCCTGCGCGTCGCCGCCCGCAAGCAGCTCAACGAATCCGTGATCGCCTGCGGGCTGCCGCATATCGGCCGCGGCGACTACGACGTGTCGCATGCAGAGCTGACGGCGCTGCAGCCTCAGGTCGCAGGGCTCCGCCGCTTCGGCGCCGCCGCACTCGATCTCGCCTGGGTCGCCGCCGGACGCTACGACGGCTACTGGGAGCGCAACCTGTCGCCGTGGGACATGGCGGCGGGCATCGTGCTGGTGCGCGAGGCCGGCGGCTTCGTCAGCGATGCCACCGGCGGCGACAAGATCTTCGAGACGCGCGACATCGTCGCCGGCAACGACTACATCCACAAAGAGCTGGTGAAGATCCTCGGACCACTCGGGAAGTAGGCGCGTCCTCGCGACGTGACCCGTAGCCCGCTACGCCCAGTTCTTCCTGCGCACGGCCAGCATCGGGAACGTCCCCGACACGAACAGCGCCAGCGCGAGCACGACAAACATCGCGTGCAATGAGCTGAAGTAAAGCACCGCGATCGCCCCGCCGCAGATCACGATCACTCCGCGCAACACCGCGCCGACGATCGGCCAGAACAACAGGTTGGCCCCGAGCAGCGCGAAATACATGCCGATGCCAAGCCCGAAGAAACCGAAGGTCGGGCCGACGATCCGCAGATAGTCGCTGCCGACCTTGATGGCGGTGGCGTCCTTCGTGAAGAGCTCCAGCCAGGCTTCCGGAAACAGCGCCGCCGCAACGCCGATTGCCTCGGTCACAGCGAACGCGACGGCGCCGCCGATCAGCACGATCTTGCGCGCACGCTGGCGATTGCCGGCGCCGATGTTGGTGCCGACCATGGCGACCAGCGGACCGCCGAGACCGAAGGCGAGCGGGATCAGCAGAAATTCCAGCCGCGCCGACGTGCCATAGCCCGCGACCGCGCCTGCTCCACCGAGCAGCGACACCAGCGCGTTGTTCACGGACGCCGTCAGGTTGATCAGGAGCGACACCAGCGTGCCCGCGGCGCCGATACTCAGGATGGCAACGAACGTCCGCCGGCGCAGCGCCGTCCAATGGAATTTGACGACGCACCGGCCGGAAAGAATGTACCAGGCGAGGATGATGGTTCCGAGGACGTAGGTGACGAGCAGCGAGACGGCGCTGCCGGCGATGCCCAACTGCGGGAACGGTCCGAGACCGAAGATCAGGCAGGGTGAGAGCGGCAGCATCACCACGATGCCGCCGCAGGAAACAAGTGCCGGCACCCACATGTTGCCGGTGCCGCGGATCACGCTCATCAGCGCGTTCATGATCCAGAACACCGTGTTGCCGGCGAACAGCACGTTCGAATAGATCAGCGCCGCCTCGAGTTCGCTACCGCGGCCGCCGGTCGCCTGATAGATCGCGCGGCCAAACAGCAGGATCACCGCTGCATAGAGTCCGCCGATCACGACGTTGATGATCAAGCCGTGAATCAACACCGCTTCGGCTTCAGCCTGCTGCCGTGCGCCAAGCGCACGCGCAACGGCGGCTGAGATACCGGCGCCGATCGATCCGCCGGAGACCGTTCCGACCAACAGCACGAACGGAAACACGAGCACCATGCCAGCCAGCGCGTCGTTGCCGAGCTTTGCGAGCCACCAGGTGTCGACGAGTGCTGCGCCCGCCTGCGCCACCATGATCATCATGTTCGGCCAGGCGAGCTTGAAGATCAGCGGCACGATGGGCGCCTGCAGCAATCGCAGCGTGAGCGGATTGATCGCAGGCATCGGCGCGGCCGGCGGGTTATCGTGGCCCGTCTTGGGCGATAGCGCGTCCATGGAAATACCGCCCGATGCGCACCGCGCTCAAATCGATGACATTCATCATATGATGATGAACATCTGTATCAAGCCGTGCAAACGCGCAGCCCGCCATGCAGATTTGCCGGATGGCGGTCAGGTCTTCGGCGGAAGCGGAAAGAAGCGGCTGGTGCGCGCCGCGTAAGCGCGCCACGCCTCGCCGCGCGAACGTTCCATCTGCGCTTCGAGCGGCGGCACGCCGGTCACATGGTTCAGGACATAGAACATGAAGACCGGGGCGAGCAGCGCGGCGAAGGCGAAAGGATATCCGGGCGAGATCGCAATCACCGGATAAGCGAGCCATCCGAACCACTGGAAGAAGTAGTTCGGATGCCGCGACCAGCGCCACAGGCCCGCGCCGCAGACCTTGCCCTTGTTCTCAGGTTGCTGGCGAAAGCGTTTCAGCTGGGCGTCGGCAACGGCTTCGCCGGCAATGCCAACGACGAGGATCAGCGCGCCGAGGTAATCCTGGAGACGCAGCATCGCAACAGGGGTCTGCGCGGCGAGAAAGATCGCCACTACCAGCGGCAACGCGCCGAGCGCCTGCTGCTGCAGGAAGACGAACATCTTTCGTGGAGCCGCAGCGCCCCATTGCCGCGCATAGTCGGCATAACGCGGATCGTCGTGGACGCCGGCCGATCGTACGGCAATGTGCAGTCCAAGCCGCACGGCCCAGACCATGACCAGCGCCGCCACCATGAACTGCCGTGCGGGGAGCGCGTCGGCGGCAAACGGCCACAGCGCCGCGATCATGCCGACGAGGCCGACCGAAAACGTCCAGATCGTATCGACCCAGCCGGAATTGCCGCTGCGCTGCTGGATGACCCACGCGCACGCCATCAGCGTACAGAGCGCCGCAGCCATCATCGCCAGCGCACTTGCGAACGCGAGAACCATCTGCCCCAATCTCTCGGCCCAACCTCGGGTCATAATTACGTCTCAAAGCGAGCCGGGTTTCAGATCGCCTGTTCCCCTTTGGGATGCCTGTCGATTTCGATCAATTCACCTGTTTTCCTGAAGCTCCTATGTCATAGTGACACCGACGAATTTCCCTGATGCCTTCACGGGACCGAGCCTCCACGATGCCGCGCGATCCGATGCACAGCTATGCAGCCTCCGTCGAACCCGCGAAGCTCTCCTCCCCGCGCATCTTCCTGTTCCGGATGCTGGTGTTCCTGACGCTCTGCGCGCTGTTGCTGGTGGTGCTGTACAAGCAGATCTGGGCCGCCTTCATCTTCAATCCCGGACTGAACGGCATCATCGTCGGTGTGCTGGCGATCGGCATCATCCTGGCGTTCCGGCAGGTGATCCGCCTTTACCCGGAGATCCGCTGGGTCAATAACTTCCGCATCTCCGATCCTGGTCTAGCGGTCGATCGCCGCCCGTCGCTGCTCGCACCGATGGCGGTGCTGCTCGGCGACCGCACCGGGCGCACCGCGATCACCCAGCAGACCATGCGCCACATGCTCGATTCGATCGCGACCCGCCTGGACGAGGCGCGCGATCTGTCGCGCTACATGACCGGGCTCCTGGTGTTCCTCGGCCTGCTCGGCACCTTCTGGGGCCTGATCGAAACCGTCGGCTCCGTCGGCAAGGTGATCGAGGGCCTCAAGGTCGGCGGCGATTCCAGCTCCATCTTCGATGCGCTGAAGGAAGGCCTCGCCGCACCGCTCGGCGGCATGGGCATCTCGTTCTCGTCATCGCTGTTCGGCCTCGCCGGCTCGCTCGTGCTCGGCTTTCTCGACCTGCAGTCGAGCCAGGCGCAAAACCGCTTCTATACCGATCTCGAGGACTGGCTCGTGACGATCGTGCGCGAAGTCTCGTCCGATCAGGCCGACGGCAGCGCCGGTGCGTCGGCCGGTCTCTATCATGTCGTCGACCAGCTGCGCGCGGCGATTGAAGAAATGGGGTCGGGCCGCGCGGCGACCACGGCGATGGCGAACCTCGCGGACGCCATCCAGGGCCTCGTGCAGCACATGCGCAGCGAACAGCAGTTGATCCGCGAATGGGCCGACGGACAGGGCGAGCAGGGCCGCGAGATCAAGCGTCTGCTCGAGCACCTCGCCCGCCAGCCGGCCAAGAACTAGCTTCGGAGAACAGCCATGGCGCTCGCACGTTCGCGCAGAGGCGACAGCGGCTTCAACTACTGGCCGGGTTTCGTCGACGCGCTGTCGACGCTCATTCTCGCGATCATCTTCCTGCTGTCGGTGTTCGTGGTCGTGCAGTTCTTCCTGAGCCAGGAGGTCAGCGGCAAGGACAAGGCGCTGGAACGGCTGAACGCGCAAATCCAGCAGCTGAACGAACTGCTCTCGCTGGAAAAGCTCGGCAAGCTCAACCTCGACGAACAGCTGTCGCAGATGCGCGCCGGGCTCTCCGCCGCCGAAAGCGAGCGGGACCGCATCAAGGGCCTCTACGAAGGCCTTGCCTCGCAGGGCAACGACGCCGCCGGCCGCGCCGGTGAACTGTCGAAGGCGCTGGATTCCGAGAAGCAGATCTCCTCGCGTGCGCAGGCGATGATCGAGGTGTTGAACCAGCAGATCAGCGCCCTGCGCCGCCAGCTCGCGGCGCTGGAGGCCGCCCTCGACGCGTCCGAAAAGCGCGACAAGGATTCGCAGACGCGGATCGCCGAGCTCGGTCAGCGGTTGAACGTCGCGCTGGCTCAGCGCGTGCAGGAGCTGGCGCGCTACCGGTCGGAGTTCTTCGGCCGCCTGCGCGCCATTCTCGGCAACCGCTCCGACATCCGCATCGTCGGCGACCGTTTCGTATTCCAGTCGGAGGTGTTCTTTGATGCAGGCCAGGCGGCACTGCTGCTGGAGGGCCGCAACGAGCTGGACCGCCTCGCCTCCGCACTGACCGAGCTCGAGCGGCAGATCCCCGCGGAGATTCCCTGGGTGCTGCGCGTGGACGGGCACACCGACGTGCGTCCCATCGCCAGCGCGCTGTATCCTTCGAACTGGGAGCTGTCGGCGGCGCGCGCCATCAGCGTCGTCCAGTATCTGGTTGCGCGCGGCATCTCTCCGCAGCGCCTGGTCGCTGCCGGCTTCGGCGAATTCCAGCCGCTCGACCCGGAAAAGACCGAAGACGCCTACCGCCGCAACCGCCGCATCGAATTGAAGCTGACGGAACGCTAGCAAGCGCGACGGCATGACGGACGCGCCAAAACTTTACCTCTGGGGTGCGCGTACGCTGTTCCTGGGCCGAGCGCTCGGCCTCAGCGCACATCGCAATGCCGTCGCGGTGCTGTGTGCCGGCATCAGTGCGCCTTTTGAAGTCGCCCGCGATCCGGCCGAGCCGGATGCCGGATATCTGAGCTGCCGGACGGCGCTGATCCCGCCCAACACGCTGCACCACCTGCGTTGCGGCGACCAGGCGATGGCCTTTCTCTATGTCGATGCCCGCAGCGACGACTACCGTCGTCTCGCCGCCTCGATGCAGACAGGCCACGAGCGCTTCGGTGCGGATCTCGCAGACGAGCGTGCGTACCTCGCCGTCCTGATAGCGCTGCAAGGCGGCGCGCCCTGGCGCGAGGCGCGAAACGAACTCGCAGCGGCGCTCAGCCTCGGCGCGCCCGCGCAAGGTGACGCGCGCATTGCCGCAGCGCTGCAGGATTTGCGTGCGCATCCGGACGACACTCATGCGCTGGATCAGGTCGCGCGCAAGGCAAACCTGTCGCCTTCCCGCTTCCTGCATCTGTTCAAGGCGGCGACCGGCGTGCCGTTTGGAAGGTGCCGGATGCGGATGCGGATGGGCGCCGCCGTTCGCAGCATGGCCGCAGGTAAATCCCTGACTGAAGCTGCGCTGGCCGCGGGCTTTGCCAGCTCGTCCCATTTCAGCGCCGCCTTCCGCAGATGTTCGGGCTGTCGCCCTCAGAGCTTGTCGCCGGGCGGTTGACGATACGGGACGGCAAGGCCTGACCGCAGCCGGTTTTTGAAAGCGTGCAGCTGCGTCGGCGGATAGACCTGCATCCGCAACCGCTGGAGAGACACAAATGACCGCAAGCCACGCCGACGCGCAGGCAACCAATCTCGAAGCCGTGCAACGCTATGCCGCTGCCTGGCAGTCAGGCGACCGCGCGGCGCTTGCGGACTGCTACCACGACGATTTCACGCTGCATTACTTCGGCGACAACGCGTTCGCCGGCGATCACGTCGGCAAGCAGGCCGCGTTGACGACGCTGGCCAAATTCTCTGCGCTCACCAACCGCAAGCTTCTGTCGATTGTCGACGTCATGGCAGGGCCAGCGCGCGCAACGATCATCGCCCGGGAATCGTTCGAGCGCGGCGGGCAGCGCGCGGAATTCGAGCGGGTTCTGGTTTATACGGTCAGAGACGGAAAGCTGCACGAATGCTGGGTGCTCGACGGCGATCGCGCAGGCGTCGATCGCTTTCTCGCGGCGTAGGCTTCGACGCCGTCACACGCCCCGGAACTGCAGCTTCGCCAGCCGTGCGTAGAGACCGCCGGCGGCCGCCAGCTCGGCATGCGTGCCCTGCTCGACGATCCTGCCCTGCTCCATCACGACGATGCGGTCACAGGAGAGCACGGTCGCGAGCCGATGAGCGATCACCAGCGTGGTGCGGTTGCGCATCAGGTCCTCGAGCGCGGTCTGCACCAGCGTCTCGCTTTCCGCATCGAGCGATGAGGTCGCCTCGTCGAGCAGCAGCACCGGCGCGTCGCGCAGGATCGCGCGTGCGATCGCGATGCGCTGGCGCTGGCCGCCGGAGAGCGTGACGCCGCGTTCGCCGAGCGGCGTGTCCAAACCCTGCGGCAGCAGGCGGATGAATTCGGTTGCATGCGCGAGTTGCGCTGCGCGCTCGATCTCCGCGTCGCTCGCGTCCGGCCGGCCGAAGCGGATGTTCTCGCGCGTGCTCGCCGCGAAGATGACCGAGTCCTGAGGCACGAGCGCAATACGCTTACGCACCTCGACCGGATCGGCATCGCGCACGGCGACGCCATCGAGGCTGACCGAGCCTGCCGCCGGGTCGTAGAAGCGCAGCAGCAGGTGGAACAGCGTGCTCTTGCCTGCGCCCGACGGGCCCACGATCGCGACCTTCTCGCCCTGGCGCACGTTCAGTGACACGCCGTCAATGACGAACGTCTCAGGCCGCGCCGGATACGCGAAGCGCACGTTCGCGAATGCAACGTCGCCGCGCGGCGGCACCGGCAGCGCCTGCGGACGGGCGGGCGCCGCGATTTCCGGTTTTACACGAAGGATCTCGAACAGCCGTTCGGCCGCGCCGGACGCCGCCGAGACCTCGCCCCACACCTGGCTCAGTTCGCCGAGCCCGCCGGCGGCGAACACCGCATAGAGGATGAACTGGCTGAGCGTGCCGGCGGTGATCTGGCCGCTGAGCACATCGTGCGAGCCGACCCACAGGATGCCGACGACGCTGGTGAAAATGATGAAGATGATGATCGCCGTGAGCACGGCGCGCGCTTTGGTCGAATTGCGCGCCGCCACGTAGGCACGCTCGACCTCGGTCGAGAAGCGCGCGGTCGCCAGCCTCTCATTGGTGAAGGCCTGCACCGTGCGGCTCGCACCGATCAGCTCGGATGCGTAGGCGGAGGCCTCGGCAAGCGAGTCCTGCGCGTCGCGCGACAGCCGACGTACCCAGCGGCCGAATGCCACCAGCGGCAGCACGACCAGCGGGATCATCAACAGCACGAACCCCGACAGGCGCGGGCTGGTCACGACCATCATGGTGGCGGCGCCGACGAACAGCACGAGATTGCGCAGCGCAATCGAGACCGAGGCGCCGGCCGCCGACTTGATCTGGGTGGTGTCGGCGGTGAGCCGCGAGATCAGTTCGCCGCTGCGGGCGGAATCGAAGAACGACGGCGACAGCGCGGTCAGATGCGCGAACACCTCGCGACGAATATCGGCGACGATGCGCTCGCCGATCGTCATGACGAGGTAGTAGCGCGACGCGCTGGCGATCGCGAGAACGGCGACCACCGCGATCATCACGCTGAAGTAGTTGTTGATCATTGCAAGACCGTCGGCGGTGAAGCCGAAGTCGATCATCCGCCGTACGGCCACCGGCACGACCAGCGTCGTCAGGGCGGCGACGACCAGCGCGACCAGCGCCCACAGGGCCCGACCTCGGTAGCGCGCCACGTAGGGCAGCAACGCCAGCAGTGGCCGCAGTTTGGCGCCGCGCGCAGTGGCCTCGGCCACTTCCGACGCCACGCCCTCCGGATCGCCAGTCTGCAGGGAACTCGCTGCGCGCGCAGGCGCGCCGCCCCGGCCACCACTGTCGATATTTCCGAGCGTGCTCATGGGGTCCCGGGCGCTTCTGTCCGGGCCGGGGATAGGCCATGCAGGACCTGATGGCAATTGCGGCAAAACCGGCCTTCGGGAATGTGACCGGGGCCTTTTCGCGGGCCCGGAAGAGGACCGGTGTCGCGCGTCCTGAGGATCACAATTCAGCGCCTCGCTTTTGATCCGTCGTGCGGCTCGCTACCTCCCATACGGGACCAAAGGACTTGCGGTTTCGCCGCCGCCTCTGCGCGCGCCACGCCTTGTCACCTGCGGGCGCGTGCGATATAGAGCCGCCAACTCCGGACACTTGAACCGACCGCTTCGCGCCCGGCGCGGCCTTGAGGATGTTATGAAAAGCGAAATTCACCCGAAATATCATACAATTAAGGTCGTCATGACGGACGGCACCGAGTACATGACCCGGTCGACCTACGGCAAGGACGGCGACACGCTGAACCTCGACATCGACTCCAAGTCGCACCCGGCCTGGACCGGCGGGACGCAGCAGATCCTCGACCGCGGCGGCCGCGTGTCGCGCTTCAACAAGCGCTTTGAAGGCTTCCTCAAGAAGTAAGCCTCAGCGCCGGACCTCAAAGCAAAACGCCCTGCTTGCGCAGGGCGTTTTTGTTTGGCCGGTTGCCGGCGGAATTCACTGCCGCTCGAAAGCGGCTCTAAGCCTGTTGAGTTGCGGCACGAGGGGGTTGCCTACCACGGCAGCCTCGGCCACAGGCGCATGGATCGTGCCGTCGAGCCGCTTCACCTGGGCCTGAAGCGCCATCGAGCGCTCGATCAGATCCTGCAAACGCGTCGGCAGCTTCGACACCGCATCCTCCGCGCCGGGCTCGGCCGCATTCAGCTTCACCTTGACCTTCTCGCGATTGGCCTGCGCGAGCGACATCTCGCCTTCCTTCACCGCCCGGTGCAGCAACAGCCACGAGGCCAGCTGCATCAGCCGGGTCGTCAGGCGCATGCTTTCGGTGGCGTAGGTGAGGCTCGCGTTGCGATCGAGCGACTTGGCGTCCTTGCGACCGGCGCCGTCGAGATAGGCGGCAGTCTCCTCGACCAGATTCATTCCCTCGCGAAACAGCGTCGAGAAAATTTGCGAGCCGGCCAGCCTCTCGCTGAAGAGAACTCGACAATATCTTCCACACTCAGGGTTTGCCGCCCCTGAAGTCTGAATGACTCCCGCTCACCAATGTCATCTGCGATGCGTCCAAGCCTGGCCCGAGCAAACCCGGGTACACGGTTGATAAGGAACGTCGCGAGCTCCGAAATCTGCCGCAGGCCCTCCTGATGCGGTACGGGGTGATTGGCGGGGATACGCGTCGTGTTGACCAACACCTCTCCCGGCCGTGGCGTGGAGAAGAACAGCAGCCGGTCCCGCGGGATGCTGAATTCACCAGCAGCCTTGCCCTCTGCAACGATCTCAAAGAATCCCGATACCGCCACGTAGTCTTCTCGCAGCAGATCAAACGCAGGGTGAAGGACGAACTGTTCAGGGCGGGCCAGTTGGAAGTCACGAACTGTGCGGGGTTCGACACCGGCCATAGTGAACAGCCAACTCATTGGCTGGGGCTCCGAAGGTGCATGAATCTCACTGCCAAGCATGCGCGCCGCTACCGCACTTCCACTCGCATCGACAATCTGCTTCGCTGCGCCGAGCATGGCATCCGTGACCGGCGTGGATCCAGCCTGCTTTTTTGTACAAAGTTGGCATTATAAAAAAGCATTGCTCATCAATTTGTTGCAACGAACAGGTCACTATCAGTCAAAATAAAATCATTATTTGAGATCTGAATTCACTGGCCGTCGTTTTACAACGTCGTGACTGGGAAAACCCTGGCGTTACCCAACTTAATCGCCTTGCAGCACATCCCCCTTTCGCCAGCTGGCGTAATAGCGAAGAGGCCCGCACCGATCGCCCTTCCCAACAGTTGCGCAGCCTGAATGGCGAATGGCGCCACGCTTCCCGAAGGGAGAAAGGCGGACAGGTATCCGGTAAGCGGCAGGGT